>CXQG01000072.1_pt1 | contig 11163 bp, 10 predicted proteins | sample 591621 | NCBI WGS metagenome assembly CXQG01 (sample SAMEA3491289, study PRJEB9169) | human gut metagenome | biome: ENVO:mammalia-associated habitat; material: ENVO:feces | place: Bangladesh | collected 2010-04-07
AGGCCTCTTCGTGCCAGTGGGGATTCTGGCCGAAGGTGTAGCCTTCGGGATTATCCATCGCGGCGATGTCGGCCATGTCCTGCTCATCCAGCTCAAAGGCGGTCAGATCGAGGTTCTGGCGCTGACGCTCCGGGTTCAGGGACTTCGGGATGGCCACATCGCCATACTGAAGATGCCAACGCAGAATGGTCTGCACCACAGAAATACCGTGCTTGGCGGCGATACGCTTCAAGTCCGGATCGCGCAGCATCTGGTTGGCACGGCCCAGCGGGCTCCACGCCTCAGTGATGATGCCATGCGCGTTGTCGTAGGCCAGCTGTTCGTGCTGCTGGAAGTACGGATGCAACTCGACCTGGTTGACGGCAGGGGTCACGCCCGTATCGCGAATAAGCAAATCAATGTGACCGGGCAGGAAGTTGCTAACGCCGATATGCTTGACCAGCCCACGTTCACGGGCTTCGACCAGCGCCTCCCATGCCTCGACGAACTGACCTTGGCTCGGGTTCGGCCAGTGAATCAGGTAGAGGTCGATGTAGTCGAGTCCCATGCGGCACACGCTCTCCTCGATGGTGAGCAGCGCCTCGTCATGGGCGTGGTGGCGGGCAGGCAGCTTGGAAGTGACGATGATGTCTTCACGCGGCACACCGGATTCGCGGATAGCGCGGCCCACCACGCCTTCGTTCTCATAGTTGAAGGCAGAATCGATGAGTCGGTAGCCCTGATGAATGGCAGACTTGATGGCGTCCACACCGGTCAGGCCGTTAACCTTATAGGTGCCGAATCCGGTGGCGGGCAGCTCAAGGCCGTCGTTGGCCTTGCGAATCGGAGTGACTGGTGGCTCAAGCATGATAGTCCTCCTGCTTCTCCTGTGATGGAATATCGATTCCATCATAAAGCCAACCGATACGCGGCAGGCGAACTATTTGATTTCCCGCAATTCCGGCGGACGGCGAGTGGAGAAGCGGAACATGAGTGCGGCGAGAATCACGCCAAGCACCGCCATGCCGGTGAACACCATCATGCTTTGCGGGAAAGCGGTGAAATAGGAGTCGGCGGCATCCGCCCCATTGTTCACGGCGGCGGCCGAAAATCCAGAAATCAGCGCGCTGGCCACAGCAGTGTCGTTGGCTGCGTTGCTGACTGTGTTGTTGGTCGCGTTGTTGCTGGCGTTGCTGACTGTGTTGCTGCATCGTTCATAAGATTTGCCCTCCCCTCCATTCGTTCGTTTTCGGTGTTGCCGATGGGCTGGCCGCCGGTTGTACCGATTGTTTTCCGATTGTTACCGGTTGTTGGCGTCCTGCTGCATGAGTCGCAAGGCTTCGGTCAAGGTGCGTACCGTGGTTTCGCACTGGTCCGAGGTCAATCCACCCAGCAGTTGGCTCAAATGCGCGTGATATTCCTCCACATAGATGTGGCGGATATCTAAGCCGCGTTCGGCGAGCGTAAGCGTCACCGCGCGGCGGTCGGTGGCATCGGCGTGTTTGACGACGAGCCCGAGGTCGGCCATTTCGCCGACGAGCTTGGTGATGCTCGGCGTGGTGACGCCGAGGAATGCGCTGACATCGCCCACGCGCGCGGTGCCGGTATCTTGCCCGTTCGGTTCGTTGATATGCCAGACGGCGTCGATCACGTGGACATAGCGCGGCTTCATGCCTTTCGGCAATGCCGGTATCAGTTCGGTGATGGTTTTGGCTTTCCAGCAGGCGTCTATAAGACTGCGTACGTCATCCACCGGCAGCTGGCCGGGCTTGGACTTGGTCGCGGACTCAGTCGCGGACTTGGTTTCGGTCTGGGATTCGGTCATCGCTGACCCAACCTCCATTTAGTTACCAATAGTCATTACCTTTAGCAAGGGTATGCGACCTATAGGCAAACCCAACGACCCATTCGCTCACGTTGGGTTTCGCCATTTTCGGGAGAAAAACAACAGTGCGGTGATTCCCATAACGAGAATCACCGCACTGTACTGTTCGCGATTGTTTACGCGTTGCTATCTGCGTCGTGCGCGTTATCGACGCACCGCCATCTGGGTCACCGCAAGACCGGACGCCTTGCGGTCGGCTGCGTCAGCGAAGAGCCAAATTGGCGGCACCGATGAGGCCGGCGTCCTGGCCCGCGACTGCGGCGACGATCTTGGCGTGGCCACGGTAGGCGCTGCCTTCCAGGAAACGCTGGTAGTTGTAGCGGGCCGGCTCCAACAGAATATCGCCCACGGCCACTACGCCGCCGCCGATCACGAACAGGTCCGGATCAAGCACGGCGGAAACGGCGGCCATGGTGCGGCCAAGCCATTCGCCGATCTTGCCGAACGCATACAGGCCAAGTACGTCACCTTCCTGAGCCGCTTGGGACACCATCGGGCCCTCCAACTTAGCGATATCCCCGCCGCACAATTCCAGAAGACGCTTGGCGTCCTGAGGACGACGGCGCACGGCGGACTTGGCGAAGTTCTCCAACGACGTGCCCGAAGTGTAACGTTCGGCGCAGCCGCGCAGACCACAACCGCAATGGTCTCCGTCCGGGACCATGGGCAGGTGGCCGAGCTCTGCGGCCATACCGAAGGAGCCGCGGTAGAGCTGGCCGTTGACCACGATGGCACCGCCAAGACCGGTGCCCACGGTCAGCGCGACCATATTGGAGCTGCCCCGACCGGCACCGTGCACGAATTCGCCCCAGCCGGCGCAGTTGGCATCGTTCTCGACGACGACCGGAACGGCATGGTCGATCAACGCACCGACGTGCTCAGACAGATTGTAATTGATCCAGGCCGGAATGTTGGCGGAGAAGGTGAGCGTCTTGCGATCCGCGCTCACATTACCGGCCGCGGAGATGCCGATGGCCTCGATATCGGTGTGGCCGGCGGCGATGGCTTCGCGGTAGATCTCGGCGATGTGCTTGTTGATGGCGTCGGCGTCCATCGGCGTGGGGACGCGCCAACGCTGGATGATGCTGTCGTTTGCATCGCAGACGGCAGCGGCGATCTTGGTTCCGCCGATATCGATGGCGAGCGTGGTCATGGCTTACTCCTTGAAGACTTTCGTAACGTACGAGATAGCGAAAATAGTAGTGAGCCGCCATGACCTCCCACCGCGGATTTTCCGTGGTTCGTCATACGTCGCAAACATTCCGCCGATGCGCTTCCTCATGCATTTCACCCGTTGCAAACGGGCGCCTCCCTTAACGCCGGCATCGGTGCGGACGGCGTGTCGAATCGGATGCATTCACTTTCACCGTCCTTGCGGACGGCATCGAAGAACGGCAGGAAACAAAAAACTCCCGACATGCATCGGGAGTTTGGTGGCGACCCCGGCCGGACTTGAACCGGTGACCTCCGCCGTGACAGGGCGGCGCTCTAACCAACTGAGCTACGGGGCCGTGCGTGCCTCGATGAGGCACAAAAGGATATGCTACAGCATCATCGGATCATGACACGCCGTCTGATACGTCGTTCCTTCCACCGGCGAACCGACCGCAGGTACGGTGGACGGTATGTGAACCATATCGTTCGACCGCGCACGGCCGCACTCCCCATAAGACAGTAGCCGTCATGCGTCAACGCACGTTGTGCGACGACGCGGCACGACGCACGGCCACCGAGGCCAGTAAACCGATGAACAGCATGATGCCGGCGACCAGAAGCGTCCACTGACCTCCTTCGATGAATCCTGAAGTCATCGCATCGGCAATCTTCGGCGCCTCGTCGCCGAACCGGGCCGCCGGTCCATCACCGCTGCGGAACACGCCGATCACTCCACCCGCCGAACCGCTGACCGCCTGGGCCAGACCGTCGCCGAACTTGGCGGGCAGCCCGAGGGATTCGAGCCGCGCCGGCAATGTTCCGTTGACGGCCATGGCCAACGACGCGCCGGAGATGGCCGAACCGACGGCGGTGCCGAGCTGTCGAACCGTGGACTGGGTGGCCGACCCTTCGCCGGACTGCATAATCGGCACTTCGGAGAGCACCACGCTGGTCAGCTGCGCGGAGGCGAAGCCCAGACCCAGACCGTATGCGGCCATGGGAATAAGCTGCCACCACACCGACAATCCCACAGGCATAAGGACCGCGACCAGGGCGACGGCGATGATCTCGATCACAAGACCGAGTTGAATCACGCCGGCCGGGGTGAGCTTGGCGGCCATGACATGGGCCTGCGCACCTGCGACGATGGACCCCAGACCCATCACGGCCAGCATCGCACCGGCCTGCAGCGTGTTGAGCCCACGGGCGTTGATGAGGTACAGCGGCAGCATGAACACCAGCGCGAATTCGCCGGCGGCGATGGCTGCAGCCGCCAGATTGCCCCACGAGAACGTCCTGATGCGAAACAGGGTCATGTCCAGCATGACCGGCCGACCGGCTTTGCCCCGCGCCGACTCGAAGACGATGAAGGCAGTCATCAGAAGCGCACCGGCGATCAGGCAGATCGGCACCGGCGACAACCAGTCTCGATTCCAGCTCAACCCGCCCAGCTTCAACTGCGTTGAGGTCTGCTTCCACCAGCCGTAGGTCTCGCCTTCAATAAGACCGAACACCAGCAGGGCCGAAGTCAGAGCAGACAGCACCACGCCCGGAATATCCACACCGACACGATGGGATCGGGCATCCCGTGCGGCATCCGCGGCGCCGGCGACCGAGGCGTTCCCACCGGTTTGCGGCACCAGGAAGACGGCCGACACGAAGACCGCGATACCCAGCGGCAAGTTCACCAGGAAAATCCAACGCCATCCCAGAGTCTCGGTGAACACGCCACCGAGCAGCGGGCCGAGGGCGGCGGCCGAACTCATCACCGCACCCCAGACGCCGAACGCCGCGGCACGGTATCTGCCGCGGAACAGGGCGGACACCGTGGACAGGGTGTTCGGCATGATCATCGCGCCTCCGATGCCCTGCAGCACACGGGCGGCAAGCAGCATCCCCGCACCCTGCGAGGCGGCGGCGAGCGTCGAACTCGCCACGAAGATCACGGTGCCGACTTGAAACACCAGTTTGCGTCCCCTGGCGTCGCCCAACTTGCCGAAAGGCAGCAACAACGCGGCAAGCACGATGTTGTAGAGCGAGGTGACCCACTGGGCGTCGGTCAGGTTAATGCCGATATCATCGATGATGGTGGGGATGGAGACGTTGACGATCGAGCTGTCGAGCACGATCATGGCCAAACCCAGGGCCATCACCCACAGCGCGCCCCACGGCGGCGTCTGGGCAGGCAGTGGCGACGAGGCCGTCGGATTCGTTGAAGATGTCATAGTTGTCGAAGTTTTCGAAGTTGTCGAAGATGTCGGGGACGCATCGACTTGAGTCTGACGTTGGGATCGTGATGAACAGTCCATAACGGGGTTTCCTCTCATTGCCATGATCGCGGCGCCTGATGCGCTTATCCGCCGTTCACAGTACATCCGTGGCGCGGACCGTCTCACCGGATATCAAGGAACATTCCAGGCGTTCAGCCATGGGCGTAACCTCGGCGGATCGCCGCAACGGCACCATCGGGGACGGCCGCGTCATGCCGGATCGCGCCAGGCCGCAATCCGTTCGACGGGCGCAACCCATCCGACGGCAACGGCAACGGGATCATGGCGGAGCCAGGGACGGAATCATCCGGCAAAGTAAAACTACGTTCTCGCATTGGCGAAATCTTCCTCGACGGAAGTGGCGGCTGACATCGACGCGGATGCACGATGCGTGCGCGCGATGCGCAACTGTGCTTCGTCGAGGGTCTCCAACCAACGCATTGTAGGCCTCCGTCAGCTACGCGTTCGCCAAGGAGGCAGTCGTCTATCACAAGGCCGACCACAAGATGCGGCGACCGGCGCACGTTCAAACAGAATTATCCGAAGATATTGCGACGCAAACTCGCCACATGATCAAACTGCCACCAAATGTACTTACAGGAGATTCACCGTTGCGGCATGACGATGGGATATGGGATAATCCACAAGGTGCTTTTGCGTAGGACCATGTCCCTTATCCGGCAGAAACATGACTAGTTCGCAGAAACGGATGCAGACGAACCATGTTGGCACCATGAGATTCAATGACTCCGGGTATGACCGCCGACTCCAAGTCATCGGGGCTCAGCCTTAGCATCAACGCACGTTATTCGACGCGATAATCCAGAAACGCCGCAAGCGTGAACGCCGACATTCGGAACGACACGGTAACGAAAGTCGACATAGCGGTTCCCGAGACCAGAGCCAGGACATACACCACCAAGAACACCGCATCGCGACTGCTGAATTTGCGATGGGTTTTCACCATGTCGAAGCTATGGCGCGAGATGTACCCGACCAAGCCCACCGCCGCCACGGCGTATATTGCAAAGGCGATAAGCATCCCGACACGAACCGTGACGTACGGCAGCATGCCGCTCCTCCATCCATCGATGACGCCGATTATCAACAGCAGCCAACTCATCATCGCCACGAATCCGAACGCCGAATTCATCCAACCCAGCGTCCGCAGCCAGAAGGACGCTGGCGCGATGGCCGACACGATGTCGTCGCAGAACGCGCGGTAGTCGCGGCCGATGACATCCTTCGCAGTCCACCCGCGACGGCGGCCGTCGATGAGCATGTCGATGATGTCGCGACGCACCTCCTGCCGCTGCATGTCGGTCAGGCTCGTGGACTCCAAGTAGCACTCGATGTCGGTCATTGTGTCGAAATCCACCGGATCGATGCGATATTCCATCTTATTATTGATCTTTCGCAAACGGCGGGATGCCCTGCTCATGACGACGCTCCTTTGCTTTGCTCGGACTTCTTTGCGCCATTGCCTGCGCCTCCGACGGCGAACAGGTTCCGCACCGCGGCGGACAGCATGCCGAATTCATCGCGGAAGCCCGCGAGTTCATCCAGCCCCTGCTTGGTGATGGCGTAGTACTTGCGCTTCGGCCCCAGCTCCGAGGCACGATAGGTGGCAGTGACGCAACCGCTTTTCTCCAACCGCAGCAGCACCGGATAGATCGTCCCTTCGGCGACATCGCCGAAACCATATCCGTTCAGCCGTTGCGAAATCTCGTACCCGTAGGTTTCGCCCTGCGCGATGACGGCAAGCACGCAACCCGCGATGACGCCTTTCAGCATCTGCGTTGGGATTCTTCCTTGCCTCACCTCTTCCTCCTTCCGCGATTCCACCATTGCGCCCAGCACAACTATCTTGCATACCAAGATACCACACGCTACTTTGCAATGCAAGATAGAGGCGGTCAGCGACCCGGCTCATTGAAACATAAGAAATATATTGCACATCCTCGCAATAGCGAAATATATTGCACTACATGGGAACTGGTGATAAATTGTTCACATGATTGTCGATTCAACGAGGGGATACGCGCGACTCGTCAAACAGCGCCGCCGCGCACTCGGCCTGAGCCAAGGGACGTTCGCGGCGAAACTTGGAGTATCAAGGCGCTGGCTCATCGACTTCGAGAACGACAAGGTTCCCAATCCCGGTTTCGCCACAATCTTGAGGGCATTGCACCTGCTTGGCCTCTCCCTCGACGTGCGGCAAAGCGTGTCCATCGACCAACTCGCCGACGAATTCGTCACAGGCAAGGATGGACAGCTATGACCTTCCAAGACACTCTTTTCGCCTTTCTTTCTGACACTTATGTGGGCAGGTTCTATCGTTCAAGCAGGGGAACCGTCTCGTTCGCCTATGACGACGATTATCGCTGGTCGGCCAATCCGACCCCATTGTCCTTGGACATGCCATTAGAGGAGGAGAGTTTCGACGACGAACGTCCCGCCATCTTCCTCGAAGCGCTGATTCCCGAATCCCCTGCGGCCCGGGCCAATGCGGCAAGACTGCATCATGCGGCTTCAACCGGTGCCTTTGATCTGCTCACAGCCATCGGGCTGGATTCGACGGGCGCGCTGCGTCTGACCACCACGCCCCAGCCACCGAACGAACTCTACGACCTCATACCGCTCGACGACGCCGCCATCGCACTGCGCCTTCGGCAGGCCGCGCCAACCGGTGAGCAATCCTCCGACGAGGACGAGCACTGGTCCGTCGCCGGTCAGCAAGGCAAAACCGCCCTGCTGCTCCAGAACGGACAATGGTTCGCCGCATCGGGCAACGCGCTGACCACGCATATCCTCAAGCCCGGCATCCCCTCATTGCCCGACCAAGCCTTCGACGAGCACTTCACCATGCGCATCGCCCATTTCCTAGGGCTGCGCGTCGCAGAAACCGAATTCAGGTTCTTCGACGGAGAGCCGGCGATTGTGTCCACGCGCTTCGACCGCATACAGAATGCCGACGGAACCGTGCGCGCACTGCATCAAATCGACTTCACGCAAGCCCTCGGCGTCGGCGCAGACCAAAAATACGAGGAGCACGGCGGACCGAGATCCGAGGCCTATGCAGAGATGCTGCGAGCGCATGACATCCATCACGAGGCTGATTCCAACGTCCGTATCTTCGCGGATGGCATGCTCGCCAGCTATCTACTGGGAGCGACCGACAGCCATGCCAAGAATTATTCGCTGATGCTCCAAGATTCGCACGTCGCCATGGCGCCGATCTACGACTTCGCTTCCGTTTTCCCCTATCTCGCATCGGGAACGCAGCGATACGCTTCCACCTTGGCCATGACCATCGGCGGGCAACGCAAACTCCTGCAATTGCGCGAGAAGCATCTCCTCCGCTTCGCCGACCGCATGAAACTGCCCAGAGAATATGTCATCAACCGATTCACGGGCTTGGTGAAAACCTTGCCCGACGCGTTCGATCAAGCCACGGAGGAGAACCGGCAAACCTTTGCCCTGTTGAAGGACAAGAACTTCCTCGAGCATTTCCAACAACGCCTGGCCATGACGATCGACGATGCAAAGACATGGATCAACATGTGACGAAATCCGTTTCCGCCACTCCACCCCGTCACGTCGGTTTGCCTATGCCCACCGTTGCGGCATGACGATGGGATATGGGATAATCCACAAGGTGCTTTTGCGTGGACAGACACCAGGATGACACGGGAAAACAAACGGCGGATGACACAAAACGGGCCGTCCGGGACACCCCGTAGACGGTTGTGTCATTTTGATTTGTGTCATTACGGAGTCCAGATCCCGCAAAACGTTGGAAAATCAACTTTTTCTAAGTAGTTAGGTATTATATGGCAGAATTTGTGTTTCAGATGATCAAGGCCCGTAAATCCTACGGCGACCGAGTGATCCTCGATGACGTGACCCTGAGCTTCCTGCCCGGCGCGAAGATCGGCGTCGTGGGCCCGAACGGTATGGGTAAGTCCACCCTGCTCAAGATCATGGCCGGCCTCGAGACCGTGAGCAACGGTGAGGCCACGCTGACCCCGGGCTTCACAGTCGGCATCCTACAGCAGGAGCCGCCGCTGGATGACACCAAGACCGTGGGCGAGAACATCAAGATGGCGTTCGGCCCAATCGCCGAGAAGGTCGCCCGCTTCAACGCTATCGGCGAGGAAATGGCTAACCCGGACGCCGACTTTGACGCGCTAATGGAAGAGATGGGCAAGCTGCAGACCGAAATCGACGCCGCCGACGGTTGGGATCTCGACTCCCAGCTCGAGCAGGCGATGGACGCTCTGCAGTGCCCGGACCCGGATACCCCGGTGAACGTGTGCTCCGGTGGCGAGCGCCGCCGTGTGGCTCTGTGCAAGCTGCTGCTCGAGGCTCCAGACCTGCTGCTGCTCGACGAGCCCACCAACCACCTGGATGCCGAATCCATCCTGTGGCTGGAGCAGTTCCTGCACCAGTACAAGGGTGCCGTCATTGCCGTCACCCACGATCGTTACTTCATGGACAACGTGGCCGAGTGGATCTGCGAGGTCGACCGCGGCCACCTGTACCCGTACAAGGGTAACTACTCCACGTACCTCGAGACCAAGGCCAAGCGTCTTGAGATTCAGGGCGCCAAGGATGCCAAGCTGGCCAAGCGCCTGAAGAACGAGCTCGACTGGGTGCGCTCCTCCCCCAAGGCCCGTCAGGCCAAGAACAAGGCACGTCTGGAACGCTACGACCAGATGGAGAATGAGGCACGCAACAACAAGAAGCTCGACTTCTCCGAGATCCAGATCCCGGCCGGTCCGCGTCTGGGCTCCACCGTGCTGGAAGCCAAGCATATTCACAAGGCCTTCGGCGAGCGCGTGCTCATCGACGACCTGTCCTTCACGCTGCCGCGCAACGGCATCGTCGGCGTGATCGGCCCGAACGGCGTGGGTAAGTCCACGCTGTTCAAGACCATCGTGGGGCTCGAGCCGCTCACCAGCGGCGAGCTGAAGATCGGCGACACCGTCAAGATCAGCTACGTGGATCAGAACCGCGAGGGTCTGGATCCGAACAAGAACCTGTGGGAAGCCGTGTCCGGCGGCCTCGACTTCATCGAGGTGGCCGGCGTGGAAGTGCCGACCCGCGCCTACGTGGCCAGCTTCGGCTTCAAGGGCGCCGACCAGCAGAAGCTGACCGGCGTGCTCTCCGGTGGTGAGCGCAACCGTCTGAACCTGGCCCTGACCCTGAAGCAGGGTGGCAACCTGCTGCTGCTCGACGAGCCCACCAACGATTTGGACGTCGAGACTTTGGAATCCCTCGAAAACGCACTGCTCGAATTCCCGGGCTGCGCCGTGGTGATCTCCCACGACCGTTGGTTCCTCGACCGCGTTGCCACGCACATCCTCGCGTGGGAGGGCGATGACGACAACCCGGCCAAGTGGTACTGGTTCGAAGGTAACTTCCAGGCCTACCAGGAGAACAAGGTGGCTCGCCTCGGCGAGGACGCGGCCCGTCCGCACCGTCTGCACAAGAAGCTCGTGCGCGGCTAAGCCCACAGCTAACCTGAGAACAAGGCATACTGCCTGTATTCGTCGAAAACCGTCCCGAAAGGGGCGGTTTTCCTATAGCTGTGCATAACCGGCCGTTTACCTTCCAAACAGGCTCGTTACATTTCGCTCCCGAAACTCTTAACCCTCGCCGGATAGACTGCCAACCATACGTTGGAATAATAAAAACCGAATATCGAACAGGAATCGAGGAACACTATGGCTCAGTCAACCGCCGTCACTCCGCTGGATCATCTGGTGAAAGTGTTGAAGTTGGGTGAGCCTTCCGCTTACCGCAATCACACCTATATCAACGGCGAAAGCATGTACTTCCCCACCGGCCGCGTTTACGGCGGCCAGGTCA